>OHQD01000001.1_pt1 | contig 40066 bp, 65 predicted proteins | sample 1578131 | NCBI WGS metagenome assembly OHQD01 (sample SAMEA3879527, study PRJEB24766) | human gut metagenome | biome: human-associated habitat; feature: feces | place: USA | collected 1985/1987
TTTTTTTCAAGCAGAAGACGGCATACGAGATGGCTTGGCAGGCTATTCAGCAAAATGGCTTCTGGTTTAATTCTACGATTGAGACCGACGCACAGACTGGCGAAAAGTTCTTCTCATTCTTGCTTATCTACGGAGCGGCTGACCAAATCCGCAAGGTAGAGGGTACACACATTGCTTTAACAACTGCACAATAAAAAAAGGAGAATTGGAATATGGATATTACCGCAATAGGAACAAAGATAACGTTAATTGACTTGTTGTTTCCGCAAGGAATAACATTGACGCAAGCTCCTGCCGACGGAACGTTTTGGGAAGTTGACAACTCGACGATTGCAAATGTTTCTGTTGGTTTGAATTGCCACCAGATTTCTTGGAGTACGCCGAATGTCATAACTTTGAGAATTTCGGTTATTCCGAACTCGGAAGATGACCGCAACTTAAAGGCTATGGCTTCTTATGCGAGACCGCAGTCCTTGACGCCGAATATCGACAGCGTTCAAATCTACAAACAAGAAGTGAATGGCTCTAAGTCCATTTATGGAGACTTCAAAATGACAGAAGCTCCTATGGACAATACGGCAAATGCCGACGGTAGCTTTGCTACAAGGACTTATACGTTCCAAGGCGTGTCGAAAGTCGCTTAATGCGGCTTTTTACACGTTTTAATTGACATTTATACTCAACCTCAACAATCTTTTTATTATGCGACAAGAAAAAGAAATCAAAATCGAGAACAAGACGTTTAAAATCAAAGAAGTTCCACCTATGGAAGCTCAAAAGTATAAGCTGATAGAGCTTAATGCCAAGAGATACAGGGTAAGTCAAATGGACGTATTTGACAATAGGCGTATTTGTATGACATATCCACTAAACCTTATCCCAAAGGTTGGAGAATACAAGGAAAACGAGGATATGTTCAGGTTGCTAATGAAATATGTTGAGGTTGATATAAATGGAACGTGGGTGAAGTTGGACAACGACGAACTCATACGCCAGAATGTATCGGCAATGGCGTGTTTCGAGCTGGAAAAGGAGGTTATCGACCTCACTACTGGTTTTTTTTCGAGTGGGAAGCTCCAAGATTACACGAGGGACATAGTGGATTTAGTCCTAAGGAACGTTATCACAACGTTGATGAACTCATTGGAGCAGTCATCGCCAGCGGAAGAGCAAGTTTAAGGGAAATAGAGGAATACTATTCCCTTAAAGACCTCTTCATAATCTGTGAGGCGATAACAATTCCCGAATACAACAGATACAAAGCACAAGAGTATTACGCAAAAAAGAATAGAAGATAGACTATGCCTACGGTTTTAGACAATTTTATAGTTTTATTTGGTGAGAGCGGGGCGAAGAAGCTCGAAAAGACAATAGATAATATTGGCAAAGCCGTTGTAAATTCTGTCAATAAGTCTATTGCCGCCCATAAAACATTAGAACGGCACAGGAATAATTCTATCAAGAATTTGACCGACGCGAACAAGCTACGCCATAAGCTTGCCCAAGAAGCCTCGAAAATAGAGGAAAGAACGCTTCGTAAAACAGTTCCTTTGGAAGAACAGCTTGTTAATGCGTTGAAAAGGAGAGAGAGATTGGAAAAGGCAATCTCAGAATTAAGCAAAAACACAGTCGATTATCAGCGAAAAAGAGTTGAGCTTGCGAAAATAAACGAAAAAATCGTAGGCATACAGACGAAGCTAAACACAATAAACGCCAAAAAAGAAAAAGAAGCGGCAAAAGAAGCTGAAAGAAGACAGAAGGCGTTAGAAAAAGAACAAGAAAAAAAAGACCAAGCCGAAGCAAGGGCGAGAAAAAATGCCGCAAGGGAGAAATTAAATGATTTCAAGGCTTGGCGAAGGGAATATGGGCTTGCAGCGAAAGAAAAACGTTTAGAAGCAGGACGAGAATGGGTTGAAACCAAAAGAATAACCAAGAAAAAGGGGAGAGAAAGAGGAAAGAGAATAGCCATTCAAAGAAAAGCCAAAGAAGCAAGAGAAGAGGAAAGAAAGCGTTTAGCGGACGAAAAAGAAAGAACAAGGCTTGAAAATGCTTCTTTGGCTGCAAGAGCTTCTAACATACGCAAAATTGCGTCTTTCTTCGGATTGTCAAGAGGAGCAATGCTTGCAGGTGCGTGGGGAGCAGGAATTTTGGGCGCAGGTATGCTTGCAAAAGGCACTTGGGATTTCACAAAAGGAAGAGTTCATAGCCGAGTAAAAAATGCTTTGTCTTATCTTGGTACTGGAACTGAGCCAAAATATGCAGTTGGACTTGACAAGGAATTGTACGGTTATGGTGGGGAAAAGGGTGAAGCAATACAGTTATTATCCCAACTAAGTGCTGGTATAGGCTCAATGCGCTATGGAGATACTTCTTTGGTTCAAACATTGGGTACTTTTGGCATTAGTGGCATTGGAGCGCACTCAAAATCGAAAGATATTTTGCGTTCTGTATGGCAACGAGCGCAAGGGATGGACGAAGAAGAGCGAGAAGCAATGTTTAATGCGTTAGGATTTTCTCAGGGCGTTAAAAACTTTATGCGCAAAGGCTCTCTTAGTGAGATTGATTTAGACGCGGCGGTATCTAAGTGGGAAGAAACTGACTCTGAAACATTGAAAAGTATGTATGATGTAGAAAATACTATTCAAAAAAAAGTTGAAGAGATTGCAAGTGGTGTTGGTAAAATTGTTAAGTGGTTTGAAGACTTTTTTAATGGCGATAAAAAAGTTGCGCCCAATCCCGAAAGTAATCCGTATATTCAAGCTCCAAATCGAAAACATTTTTATATGCCCGGAGGTATATTTTCATATCCAATTCCTGTGTCGCAAAATGGAGATATAATAACCACAACAAATAATTATTATGCCACCAATAACAATTACGGAGGATATTTTTCGGACAACGGAAGCGATGCAAATATAAATCTGGAAATGACGGTTTGATATGATTAACGCGCAAAATGTAATTCAACTTTTAAAGACAGCTTCTGGCTTGATTTTCAGCCAGAAAAACTTAGCAATTTACAAAGAAATAGGCTACAAGGAGCCAAATTCTTTGCTTGGAGCTGTTGGAATTGATACAAATCAAATTCTTGGCGGTGCTTTTAGTTCCGTCGAAGAGGTTTTGGCGGGAGGTTCTTTTGGTAGCGGGGTTGCCTCTCAATTAAATCAAGCATTGAGCTGGCTTTTGGAAACCGAGCCTATGTCTATTACCATTTCTCAGCCGACAAGGATTTTTGAACACCCGCTTGAAACAAACATTGGCAAAAATACAAACGCAAAAGACGCTTCGGACATTTACAAGTCTCAACAGAACTTCATTGCCGACCACTCTATTGTGTTGCCGATTGTTATGAATATGAAGCTTGTTTTGCCGAAAATGTTTTACCAGAGCGTGGACAAGCAACTAAACCGAATGAACAAGGAAAAGTGGTTGCTTGTTGTTGTTTCGAGGGCAAATGTTTATCACAATATGGTGGTTCAGCAATTTTCACACACCGAAGAGCCAAACACGTTTGACAGAATGATATACGACATTCAGCTTAGAGAAATCCAAGCGGAATATCCTTTGGCAAACATTGTTAAAAACGCAGAAGATGAAAGCAAGAACTAATGGAAACTTTAAATGTTAGAGAAAGCAATCCAAACCAAGACGTTCAATTTAGCGACGAAAGGAACTCTTATTTGTTCCATATCTTCACTTTTGGCGGTTTTACGCTTATGGATATAGAGATGAACGGCGAGTACATAATCCACGGATTAAAGGTTGCGCCCAATGTAAATTTGTTGCCTAAATGGAGAACGAATGGTGGGAATTTTCAATTTAAGTGCATAAATGGGGAATATCCCTATTACAAAGAATTTAACAAATCGCAAACATTGGTCTATTATACCGATGCGGAATTGGCTGAAATGGCTATAACAGAGGCGGAAAATCAATAATGGCGACGAGTATTAACGTTAAGAATATAGGCAATCGAGACGAGTTCCCGACAAGGCGTATTGTTGTCGAAATTTTTGACACAAATTCAAAACAAATTCAAAAAACTGGAACAAATACTCTTTATTCTCCCGCAAGCGGGCATATATTGTTAAATGAAACATCAAACGATGTTGATATTAAGGTAAAATTATCGCGCAATTATGGAGGCATAGACCCGAAAGCGACTGTTTCCATTTGCAATTTATCGGACAGAATAATCAATGAAGTTGCTACGACCGAATTTGCGCCAAAAAACTCCAAAACAATAACAGTGTATGCGGGATATGAGAAAAAGGGGCAGGAGACTTCCGACATACCATTGCTTTTTAGCGGAACTATTTTATGGGCATTGCCGACTACTGGTCGCCCAGATGTGTGGTTTACAATACAAGCGGTCGAAAATTTCTTTTTAACAAATGCAATTTTAAATGTTCCAAGTGGATATGCTTCGGATTTCAAATATTCTTATGAACTTATAAAAAATATAGCTCAATTTGTAGGCTATGCGGAGTCTGCCATAGATACGAGCTTTTTCGACAAATTAAGGCAAAGCTCTCAACCTAAACGTTTAGAAGAATATCTTTTAACTAATCGGGATACATTTTCCTACAATTCGACTTTTGGTAATTTTATGAAAAAGGACATATTCCAATGGGGTAGAATGTCGGCGGTGCAGATGTCGGACAAGCTAATTTTACTTCCTTGCTCAGCGGATATGGATTTCCTTGAAAGCGACGAAGATAAATCTACATTGCCAGTGATTTCGGCGCGTTCCAATCCAACAATGATAGGCATTCCAAAGCCTAATCCAACTGGCGTGGACTTTACTACGCTATTTGATACAACCGTTTTGTTGCCAATGAGACGTTTTAGGCTTAATAGCTTTATATTCCCAATGTTTGACGATTTTGTTTATTGGGTACAAAAAGTGGACTATGACTTGCATTTAAGAGGACAGCCGTTCTACAATCACGTTGTGGCACGCAGAAAGGTTCAGAGGGCAAAATAATGGCTAAAAACTCACCAAACGATTTAACACTCCAAAACGCCAACACAATGTATGGTGCTTCGGCGGGAGATATTATGGATTTTAAGATTACGCTAAATTCTATATTTTCTCAGCACAGAACACCCGCAATAGTCCAATCATACAACGCAGAAACAAACGAGGTTATTGTTAAGATTGCCTTAAAGCATACATTGCCAGAGAGAAACGATGACGGCACTTACAAGAGAATTGATTATGCCAATGTAAAGACAACGGTAAGACAGCCATTTGCAAACGGCGTGGGTGTGTTATTTTTCCCAAAAAAGGGCGACACAGGGTGGCTTGAAGCTTCCGACAACGACACCTCCGAATGGAAGAAGCAAGACGATTTAACACAGACGGCGAATAGCAATTTTAGCGAAAGCAAATATCCTTATGGGTGCTTTGTTCCCGACATTGTCAACAATACGCCAAATGTTAAGCGTTTTACAATTATTCAAGGCGAAGAAAATAGCCTTTGCATACAATCAACGGACGGCGGAAGCGCAATATGTATAAATGCGAATGGCAAAATACATATCATTGCTAAAAATGGCTTGACTTTCGATACAAATATACAAGTTAATGGTAATGTGGTTGTAAGCGGGGATGCCATAGCCGACGGAATTAGCCTTGTAAACCATTTGCATAGCGGAGTACAACGTGGAAACTCTAACACAGACAAGCCAGTAAAATAAAATGGACACAATAGCAACAGTCAACGAAGAGATAACGGCGGACGGCATAACAACCATAAATGATGTATGCTTGGACGCTAATGGCAATTTGTGTATGACGAGCGGATTGGACGCCACAATGAACGTATTAAAAAACGTTGTAAGGGTAAACACTGGCGAGTTGCAATATAATGTCAATAAGGGAGTTCCGTATTTTCAGACAATATTTTCCGACAAAAGCCTACTATATTTATGGGCTTCATATTTGAGTATTGCGATAGAAAACACACAGAACGTAATATCAATCAATAATATTGACTTTGAGTACGACGAAGCTGAAAGCAAGATTTCTTATACGGCGGAGATTTTAACAACAGACGGAGTAGGAGTTTTAAATGAGCGATTTGTATAATTTCATAAAAGACACAGGCGTGATTGTTGCCGATACAAGCACCATTTCTGACGAAGTAAAGAATGAATGGAAAACTATTTTTGGCAACAATTTGTCAATGGAAGAGGGAACTCCACAAGGGCGCATTATGGAGCTTCTTACCAAAGAGCGTAAAACTCTTAGGGGTACGATTGCGCTTATTGCCAACCAAATAAATCCCGACGTTTCGAGCGGAGTATTTCTTGATGCAATAGGATTGCTTTTTGGCGTTGAACGCAGGGCTGCAACACATACTCTTGTGCAAAATGTAAATATGTATGGCTTGCCTCCCACAACGGCGACAGGTACAATCACATTTGAAAACAACAATCTTACAGCAGGAGACACTGTTTCGATTGGCGACGATACATATACTTTTGGCTCTGACGAAGATAATGTGGCGATTGGAGGTTCTGCGACGGCTACGGCAAGCAATCTTGCAAGCGCAATCAATGCAAACACCAACTCGACAGTTTCTGCGGTGGCAAATAACGGCGTAATTACCCTTACAGCCAACGATGGTCAGGCTTATGGAAATACAGACGCGCTTAGCGCAGAAACGCAAACCTCAAACGTTATATCGCTTTCTGGGGATATGCTTGACGGAGGCACTGTTATAATTCCCGACGGCACATTGGCGGCTGACACAAGCGATAATCAATATTATTTGTCGGGCGAAGTAAGACTTGAAGCCGACAGTCTGGGAAGAGGCGTTGGACTTGGGAATTTTATTGCCGTTGATAGCGGAGCTATTTCTTGCCCTCCCAATACTCTCACAAATTGCACGATACAGCAAATTGACGGTTGGGAAAGCGTAAACAATGCTTCTGCGGGTATTATGGGCTATGAAGAAGAAAGCGACACTTCTTATAGGGTTTCAATTAACCGCAAGAGAGGAAAATATGCCTCGTCTTATTTAAGCTCACTTTATAGCGCATTGTACGAATTGGAGGGAACACAAAGTGTTTATATTTATGAAAATCCATATGGCGAAACAAAGACAAACGAGCAAGACCCGATTATTCCGATTGGTGAAGCTATCCCAAGAAACAGCATTTTTATTGTAATTTCTGGCGATACCAACAATAACGAATATCTAAATCAAGTCGCAAAGGCTATTGTAGAAAAGCGTTCTGGCGGTTGTGGAATGGTGGCTTCTTCGGTTTATCCAAGCAACGTAAGGCAAATTAACGTGCAGAATGGCTTGGGAGTTTATACAATGACGTTTAACGCTGCTGAGCCTGTTCCTATTTCAACAAATATCACTGTTAAGAATATATCTTTTACTGGCGACAATTTAGCGAAAGCGGTTCAGCAAGTTATTAGTGATTGGTTTGCGGGAAATATTGAAACGACAAACAAAAACGAAGTGGGATATGACATTTCCTCTTTTGACATTGCAAGCATAGTTTCTCAGCAATTAGGCGTTTATGTTCAGTCTTGTGAGATAAAGAAAACCGACAGCGGAGATGCTTATTCTACTGCGGAAATCCCGATAGATATTAACGAGATAGCAACCTTTGGAGAAGCAAACGTAGGCATATTGTAAGGGGCGTTATGAAGATAGGAACGATAGATTACAGTTTAGAGGCAGGCGATTGCTTTTTGTGGCAATACGCCAATGCGCATAGGCTTAATCAAATTTTGACCAATGAGATAACGTTCTACAACAATAACGTTTCGAGTTTTGTTAAAGATTGGGAGCGAGACGTATTTAATCTTGGAACGGCAAATGCTTTTGGGTTGAACGTTTGGGGCAAGATATTAGGTGCTCCACGACCGTCAGTATCTCCGCAGAATTACATAATCGACAGCGAAAGCACACTAAGGCTATTTAATCCAAACACAAATACTTGGCACTCAATTTGGCTTTCTGGGGCAACTCCGAGACTTAATATTGAGACTAATCCTCCGAGCAACGTTATTCACTCAAAAGTATTGCTATCGGACGAGAAGTATAGGAGATGTTTGTTTGCCAAGTTGTTTTTGTTGCACTCGAATGGAAGTGTAAACGATATAAATGTATTTTTGAGCAAGCTATTTCCCAATCAAGACGTTTACGTTCAGGACAACTACGATATGACTATGAGTATTGTTTTTGGATTTGTGCCGACCGACACAGACCTGACAATTATTACTTATGACGTATTTAGTCCGAGACCTATGGGCGTTTTAATGAACTACGGCGTAAGCTTGATTAACAACAATACTTTTGGCTTTGAGCGCAATGAAATTGGCACTTGGGGCGACAATGACAACTCTTTAAATCCAGAACAAATAGAACTTGGCTTAGGAACGTTTTACAATTTATAAAGAAAGGCAAATATGGCTTCAATATCTCAAATCGTAAAGAAATATGTTTTAGCTCCGTTTGGAAATTTAAATAGCTCGTTGGTTAATAATATACCACTGAACACTTCTAATAGACAAAATGGTGCGACGTGGAATTATGGCTTTCCGCAAATAACAATGACGCCAGTGGGTTCGGGAGGCAAACCTCCGAGCGGAATGGATTTCAATGGCATTTTCAATGTATTAAGTAATGTTTTGTATAATTCTCAGTTGGGAATAAATGCAAACGAATTTAATCCCGACAATAGCTATCCTATGGGGGCGATTGTTGTTTATCCGCCTGACGGCTCGACGCAGAAAAGCTTTTATATTTCTTTGCAAGACAACAACGAAACAACACCCACACAGAGCAACACTTGGAGAGACTTGTTAGCATATCCTAATTGCGCTAAATTCCCAGATTGGAGCAAAATCACAACTTGGATTGATAGAGCAACGTGGAATACGACAAATGTTTTGACACTTGCTGAGGATTGTTGGGTTGAAATTTATTCCGACAGAAACGGAAAGTGGACACTCAATATTCAGACGCCCGACGGCACTTACGCTTATGACCAAAATTTTGGCAAAGACGACTTCTCGTACTTCATTTTCCCGATGAAAGCGGGAACAATCTTGTATCCAAACTTGAATGTTGGATACACGACTATAAGATTGATTGGAATGTAATTTATGGCTAATGTAAATTTCAGGATTACTACGAATTACGTTTTCCAAGTGATAAACGTATACGACAACAATTACTACACTGTGTGGATAAGCGGAGAAGATAATCCTGTTTTGAATATTGCCTCTACGCCCGATACAACTTCTACTGCGCTTGATTGGGATTATGTTGTTGATTTTTTACCTGTTCCACCTGCATCTGCGTCTGAGACAACAAACTACCAAATTGATTACGAGCAACAGTTTTACATTATCAATGTAGATACTGGCAAATGGCATTTAATTTCTATCGACGGAACAGAAAGCAATCCTGCACTTTTAATATCATCAGAGGGAAAAGAATTATGAAGAAAGAAATGATAATATATTTAATGGCAGTTTCTTCTTTGCTTGGCTTTGGTTTTACGCCTCCGAGCGGGAATACTACGGTTATGGTCAATCAGTCCGATGTATTGGTTGCTCCCACAGCTACGGAGCTAATCAATGCTAATCCTGAACTTTCCGACTATTTTCAAATTAACGGCTGGCAGGTAAACATCAACACAACGCCGAGCGTAAACGCATTTGATGCGGAAGAAACGCAGACATTTGAAGATTTAATTTTTGTAAATTCAGACCCGAATATGGGAGCTTCCGTTTCAGGGGGATATACTGGTGTCGGAAAGGTAAGTGGGGCTTGGACTTCCGTAGATGGAGCTGGATATGGCACAAAGTACATTGCAAATGCAGATTTAACAAACGATACCGAAGCGGCGTCTCTTGGAATTGAATATGCAATCGATTATACGTCTTATTATACAGTCGCAGTAGGAGCAACTTCTGGGACATTACGGATAAACTATTTTGATTTAAAACAATATGGAGGTCAAACTGTTAAAATTAAAATTTCGTTTTACGCCAAGAAAATATCCGATGATACTAATCCTATTACGATTTGGACAAATGGTTTAACTACGAGCAATCGAGTTGTAATAAAAGACTTTGCAAGACGCCTGTTTAATTTTGATACGTGGACAAAGGTTGAGGAAGTTGTTGATTTTACTGTAATTGGAAGTGATTTATCCAAACCGATTGCGGTTGGTTGTATGGGAGGCGATACAGGTTCGTATAGGATTGCAAACTTCAATATGTCCATAGTGAAAGAAACGGAGTATTCCGTACCTAAAAATACAGATTGGACTGACGGAGAATTTAAGGTCTTGGATGCAAGTGGAAACTTGATTTACTGGGTGTCCACACAATGGGGAGCGCAGATGGGCGGAGAGTACGAAAGCAATCCCGCGACAGACTTGAACGCAAAGATATTCTACACGTCTCCTGAAAACGAAGCAAACGGAACAGGCAAAGGCAGAGAGTGGATTGAGTATGTCCATAACAATACCAATGCAAGAACGATTTACGAACACGCGCAGACTATAACAGGAAGTTCAACGCCGACGATTGGTGGCATAATCATTCAGCCGAATTTCACAGGCACGACAGTCGGAGGCACTTCAATTCAATCAATTTTCGGCAAGAATGCCAAAAATGCGCCTCAGGGCAACCAGTACATTTATTTGAAATGCTCCCCGCTTAGCATTGAAAAGACGGCGTCGGGGCTTGCAGTTTGGCGCACCGCAACAATAACACCAATTCAAAAGGAAAACTAATATGAAGCAGATTGTTTTTATTTCTTTGATTTTTATTCTTTCTCCTTTTGCTAAGGCACAGGAAACGTCAATATTCGACATTCAAGAGCCTTTCTACTTGGCGGGAGAGTACAATGAAGATTTGACGCCCGAAATGGCAGCAAGGAAAGCTGAGCTTGAATTTAGGCTCGCAAACAGGGAAGCGTGGCGGATGTACCAAAAGGGAAAGATTGACGAATTTTCATACTTCGGTTTTAAGCTCCAAGACGTAAAAAATGGAACATTGGAATTAAAAGACTTGATTTTGGAATTACAGGCGTATTTAACTAAAAATAGAAAGTGAGAAAACATATGAGAAAGATAAGAAATATATTTTTAATGGCATTGAGCTTTGTTTTTTGCTCGGCGTTTGCGATTACCGAAGAGCAGAAAGAAGCTTTTGTGAATGGCGTTGACGCCGTAGTGAAAAACGACAACTTTAAGCCGACAGTGGAGCAGGCTTCGGCACTTGAAGTTGTTAAGCCGATTGCGGATTGGGCGCAGGAAGAGCCGTTGGAGTTTAGGGAATGGGCAAAAGATAAGAACAATCGCTATATTTGGACAGTGAGAGTTGCTATTAGCAAGGAGTTTGCGCCCGAAAGCTTGTTGGACGCCGTAATAAATGACTTTGCCGCGACGAATATGAGAGCTTCGGGCAATCCGAGTGCTTATGCTTCTTTAAAGGCGAAAGGCTTTGAGGTAGAGGGCATTAAGATGAGCGATAGCAAGATATTTGGCTTGGGCAAAGTTAATAAAGACGCAGAGATATTCAATTATGTAAGCGAGGGGTTTTTGGACGGCAAATTCTTGGATTGCGTAAACATCATTAGGCAGTCGGAGCAGAGCGCAGGAATACTCTTTAATGCTTGCCAAAAGGTAGAAAGAATATTTTTTGCGAAGCGCAAGACAGACCCGACAATAAAAGCGAATTGGGAAAGTTTCCAAGCGGATAGCAACGAAATATTTATGACGTATTACAAGTCTCAGAAACTAAAATCTTTGAACAAATAGAAAGGCAAATAATGAAGAAAACAATATCAATCATAGTGGCTTGCGCAATGTTTGTCGCAAGTCTTGCAACGAATATTTACTACATCTTTGACGGAGACGCAGAAACAGTGCCTAACGTTGAGGAAGTTGTAAGCAAGGGTAAAGACGTTTACAATGCGGTTAAGGGCGGAGACGATGCCGTCCAAGACGTAGGAGCGCAGAAATAAACGGATTATGTGGGTTTCGGTGATAGTTTCGCTTTTGACGGCAATATTCAAAGCTTTTCCGAGCATTGAAAGTATTATAAAGATTGCCTTTGAAGAAGCCGAAAAGTCGAAACGCGCCGAAGCCTTAAAGCGCAAGGAAGAAAAGGATGCAAAAGTTGATAAAGCCATTGATAACGGAGTGGGCAATGACTGCGAGAATGATTAGCTTATTGCTTCCTTTCCTTTTTTGCGGTTGTGCGCATATCGAGCTTAATAATTCAGAAAGGCTTATAAACCGTACGGACTTTGAACAAGCACGTCTTGCTGCTCCTGAGTGGTGCAGAGACGCACTTAAAACTATAAATCATTTAGAAATGGAAATCGAGAGGCAATGACAATTAGTAAAATAGGCGATATTTGCGGCAACGTTTTAACTTTCGGAGCGGCGACGGCTGCGACAATAACGCAGGACGATTTGCGCCTTTGGATTGTCGCAATAGGTGGCTTGTCGTTTTCCATAATTTGCAATCTTCCGCGTGTGCGTCAACGCAAATATGAGGCACAGGAAGCGCGCGAAAAGCTTTGCGCAAATTGTCTTAAATACCACACACACTCACAAAATTGCGTGGTGCAAACAAAATACAGACCGTCGGAATGCCCTCTCGGAAAGGCTGAAAAATGACGCTTACGGATTTGTTCCACGTGGAACAATTTTAGATTTTAGGTTAGGTAGTAGAAAGTAAAAGGAAAGGCTCTGGGGGAAACAATTAAAACCCAGAGCCTTTTACGTTGCCTACGAGGAAAAAACAAAAAACCTCTTGGCGAACAACCTTAACTGATACGAACAATAAACAATGGGAAACAAATGAACAAAATTCAACTTTCCGAACCAGCGAGTACCCTATTGAGCAACCCAAGCGAGCTTCTTAAATTGTTGGATATTCTTCCAAGCAAATCGAAGTCGCCTTGAAAGCGGTCTTGTTTGGCTAAATCGTCGATAAGGTATATCGTGGTAAGGATTAAGTCTTTCAAATCGCTTTTAGAGGGTGTTTTGGGAGTTTTATACGCTATCTCGGAATAGAGGTCTGCCAATATAGGCGGGTTGCCAGTATCGGCGAGAATGGAAGCTTCGATTATTTCATCAACGAAGTCTGAGAGATGCTCGGCAATTCTATCCATTAGCAAGTGGTTTGCGTAGAATGCTTCGCCACTTTCGGAATAATGGAGCTGTTTTGCCGTTATTCTTATGACTTCGAGATTGATAATTAGGTCTTTCATTGTCTTTGTTGAATTACTTTGAGGGTTTTGTGTCAAGATTTTTTTTAACTTCTCTTTCGATTTTGTTTAGGATTTTCCAATCGTTGAGAGCCTCCTGTTTTGTTTCGCGTGGCGTGCGTTCGGAGTGAAGTCGGCTTTTGAGTTCGCAATCTTGGCAAAAGATTATGCCAAAACGTTGCATTAGGTTGTCGCTTGCCTCAATCCATTCTTGATACATTGCTTGACCGCCACAACGCTCACATCTGACGGGAACAGGGGTTATGATACCTCTGGGAGTAAATTTCTTAGCCATATTATCTATTATCGCCGTTTCCCATAATTACGCCACGTTTTTGGCGAGACGCAAGCTTGCGGATATTGTCTCGCAGGACGTCGGAGACTTTAAATCGATAATAGTGGCAATAGCTTGCAAAAATATGAAAACAAAATTCCATTGTACGCCTTTTTTTATCTTCTGCTCCAAAAGTAATAGCGTTCACTGTATCGTGTATGTTATCCTCCAAAAACATTTTTACAAGGTGTAGTTCACCTTTTTTCTTTGCCAACTCTAATTCTTTACAAAATTTATACCCGCCAACTTTACAAATAAGAGCTAAGCTCCACGCAATATCGCCAAGTTCTTTTTTAATTTCTTTGCGGATTTTAGAATAATTTTCAAATCCGTAATCTAAATCTTCATCAAAATCTCCTCTGACTGATTTTGCATATTGCCCATAATGTTTTGCAAAAAACTCACACATTTCCGACATTAAAGCGGGAAAAGCATACGCCCAACACTTGCAAGCAGGCAAGCACGTTCTCATAGCCAATTTTTGGTAATTTGCTATCGTTATGGGTGTTTCTACCTTTTTAGGTTTACGATTAGTTTTAGAGGCATTTTTGTTTGTTTTATCCATATTCTACACTCTCTTTCTTGTTATAGTTGTTCTTTTGTTGTGTCGTTGAAAATTTCGGCGTCTGCGCCAGTAAACATTAGTTCCATTTGACAAGTTTCGTCCGTCTGTCTCTCTGGGTGTCCTCTGTTAATGTGGTGGAGATACCATTCCTCGCCACTTTTAAAGCGCGAAGAAAAATGCTTGCGCTCGGGGAATTTCCCGCGGGCAGGCATTATTCTGTCGTGCCACTTTTCCCACATTAACCGAAATGCTTGTTGATATGCTTTATCAAATGGGGATATAGCTCCAATTCGCGTTTTATATTTTTTACGCTTGTCATGGGACATGCGATGCACCCCAAACGCTTAAAGCCCTTGTCGTATAGCTCGCAATATGGCAACTTACGCGACCGTATGAAGTCCCAGACGTCGGCGTCTGTCCATCTCACAATCGGGCATATTATATAGTCGCAGTCGGACGCGGAATAGTCGTCAACTCGTTCGCTCCATCGCTTCGCGCGGCGTATGCTTTCGGAGGCTCTCACGCCTATAATTCGCGCCCTATAACCTTTTATCGATTGTTCTTTTAATTCCGCGCAGCAATATCTCATGCGAAAGTTTGGAGGCGTACCCTTGCTAATCATTAGCGAGAAAAAGCCGCCGTTTCTTAGCCACTCAACGTCCTTATGGTGCTCGCGAATGTATTTCACAAGCTCGGGCGGGTCGATAGTCGTTTGCGAATAAAACGCCTTGAATTTGACGCCCGCTTCAATAGCAAGTTGTTTAATTACAATGCTATCTTTCCCGCCACTAAACGCCAATCCGTAGCCTTTGCCGTCTTGCGGCTCGTTGTCGCGCAGAAGCTTTATCGCTGTTTGTACCAGTTCTTCATTCATTTATTGTTTCCCTTTTTATAGTTGTTCTTTTGTTAAAAATTCTTCGTCAAAAATCATTGAGTAGTCATAATCTGCCATTGTCGGCGTAATTTCAATGATAATCTTCCCAAACTCCGCAAAATACTTTTCGCAACCTCCATTAAAAATTACTGCGTCGTCAGTCCAAAAGCCGAGCTTTGTCATAACGTCCTGAATTTGCTTTGGAATGTTGTCATAATCGGGTTTTGTTGTTTTTGCGATAATAGCGTGCTTTTTCTTCAAACTGGTCTTTACTGTACTGTTATAGGGAAAGAAGTAGTACAGTTTAAAGATTAAGGGGCACGAAAAGGGGGTTTGGGGCTTTTTGTTGTAAAGCAACGCATAAAACATTGCCTTTGTGTCTTTGCTTTCTTTGGTCTCGAACATCATTGCTCGACCTCTTGGACAACCCAAGCGTTTGCCAGATTGCCCTGTGTTCTTTGGTGGATTGATGTCTAAAATAATTCTCATTGTTGAACCTTTAATGCGTTGTTATTTTTATCAAGTATGCTTGCGGGTAGACTATCTACAATGCCAACGTTGCAATTTTGCAATATGAGTTTGCGGATAAAATCAAGTTCGTTATCTGTAAATGGGACAATCTTTGCGTCGATTGTTTTTAGGGAGTCCTCGACCATTTCTGTCAACATAGTTTCTACAAAGGCTTTTGCATCTTCTACTGAATTAAAAACTCCAATGTAGTTGTCTTTTTCAAAGAGTACTTTGCTGGACAACTGGATAGAAAAATCCACCCACTGAATATTTTGCAAATGCTCATAAGAGCCGTCGGAGCTTTTCGTCCACATTAGATTTAGTTTTATTTCACTCATTGTTTATCCTTTCTGCTGTTCAAATATACACTTTTGGCAAAAATATCTAATTCTTTACCCTCCAAAGAAAAAGCTTCTCCGAAATGGTATTTTGGGAATAAAAACTCCTCTGGAATTTGATATGCTGATAATATTTTATTCCTTAATTTTTCTATGGTTTTTTTAGATATTTTTATTTTTACTTTCTCTTTCATCGTTTTCCCCTTTAAAGAATGCATCTAAAAGCATATTGATATATATTTTTTTGTCATCATAAGGCAAATTCCGCAAAGCTTTTGCCGCACTATTAAAAGAAATTTTTGACACATCGTCTGTATTGTTTATGTCCTCTTCAATAACTGCTCCATTAGGAAATACCAATTTTGCTTTATCTGTATTATCTGTTTTTTTGAGGAGTTGAGACACAAACGCGCCTGTTCCATTCCGCAACAGCCTCTTCTTTTGTCCCACAAAAAGCGGACTGCGCCACGCAATCTACACATCTGCAAATGTAGATGTCTCCGCAAAAAAGGTGCGCTTTTATAATTTCCGCTTCCCCTCCACAAAACGGACAAGGTTTTACTCTTTCGTCTTTCATTTTGTTAGCCTTTCTTTATTGTTTTTTTGTTAATACTATTCTGTCAAAGCTTTCGTTTATTCTCCTGCTCAAAGGCTCGTAATTCTGTGTATCGCTAAACCTTGCCTTAAACTCTTCGCCCTTGTAATTTGTTGTAAAAATCGTAGGCTTTAATTTCGCCATTCTCTTTTCAAAAATCTGGAATACGCTCAATTCAAATCTCTCTGTAAAGCGTTCCTTGCCAAAATCGTCGATAACAAGCAAATCGCAATTTTCAAGCTTGTACATTAGGTTTGAGTACTGCGCAGAAACCTTAAAGCTTTCCATTATGGCTCGTTCAAGCTCTCCTGCGTAAAAGACTTCGAGCGAGCTTTCTATGCCCACTAAATTCTCTTTTATAAGGCGTTTGAGCAACTCGGTAAGCAGTCTTGTTTTGCCACACCCTGTGTTTCCCATAATCGCCAATCCACGAGAGCCAAGCGTCCAATTAAGAATGGCGTCCGCCCTTTCTGGCTTTACGAGTTGGTTTTTAATCCGCTCAATGTCATTGTGGCGGTAGTTGGGCAGAGTATTGGAATAGAATACGTCGGCAATTTTATTCTTGTGTTGCTCATAGACCAAGTAGAGATTTTCGCAAGTGTGGTTACAAAATCCCATTCCATTAACATAATAAATTGCGTTGTCCGATAGAGGCTTTCCGCAATATTCGCATAGTTTTTTGTTTATTGTTTTTTCCATAGTTTTTTTGTTTTTTATGTTTACATTATTTCATAGTTTTGTTTTCAACAAGTCAAAGAAAAAATTAGGAAATTTTTAGCGTAGGTATTCGTAGTCGAAGTTGTCATCTGGGTCAATATCCTTGTAGCGTTTCGCGAATTTTTGGTGATAGTCTTTACCATAATCTTGTCGGCAAAATTCGCAAAGGTGATAACCTTTTTTTATGTCCTCTTGGGAAAGAGGAACTCCGCATTGGACGCAGAGAACCTCTTTGTGGCGAGGAAAGTTATCATTTGATTTGGATTTCTTGTTTTTGCTCATTTCCACAAATCCCTTTCTAAATCTTCGATGTCTCTTGTGAGCCAATCGGCGAATTTGTTTTGGTTGAGTTTGTTGTAGAACCAGCATAAGATTTCATACAATCCAAAGAATAAATAGGCGAGAACGCCTATAAATAGCCATAGCATAAGATATGGGAATAAAATCGCTATGGTGAAAATTTTGTACAAAGTGATTATTGCTTTTTTCATTTTTCTTGCTCTTCTTCTTGTTTTTCTGCCTCTCCGACAACCAATCCTCCGTCGCCGAAATTGATTGTCCAAAAGCACGTTTGCTCCTTGTTGATTTCCTTTAATCGTTTCAATATCCATAAGTTGAGAGCTATGTCTATTACAATTCCCACTCCCAAAATAACTAATTTAAAACTCATTTATTATTTCCTTTCTGTTTTCTCTTTTTGCATTGGCAAGCTTCCGAATGAACTACGGCAAGACCGCCTTTAAAAGCTCCTCTCATTACAAACATATAATATGTATGATTATCTTTGGTTATTGTTCTTTCGTAAACCTCAACACCGTATACGTTTGCAACAACATCGTTTTTTTCTGGTAAGCAACCGAACAACAATGTGGTTAATAGAATTAAAACATATTTACTCATCTCTCGCCTTTCTTCAAATTGTCAAAATGCTTTTGGCAAGCTTTTTTGGCTTCTGCAAGAGTGTTAAACTTGCCGATATTTGCCCAATCCAATTCTCCCTCATTGTCCAAAAAGTACGCCAAATATTTATCATTCACAATGTCGATGTTGTACAATGTTATAAACTCGTCACTAACAAACATTCGAGCCGAAATATATTTAGTTTCTAAAGTGTGAGGATTTTTACCCCATACAATATCATCACAATAAGCCCTATCGATGTCCAATAAATCGAGCGTAAAAAGTAATTCGTCTAAAGTTTGCCTTGACAACAGAAACTTATCAGCACCAATCTTATGACATCTCGCCAAGCAACAATACTTCCTCTGCCCAATTTCGTGCCACTCATTGCAAATCGGACACTTAAATTTTATTCTATTTTCGCTCATAACTTTGTCCCTGCTTTAAATGTTGCCGTAATTTCAAATGGTAGAATTGTTTTTTTGCCGCCATTCCACTCCTTTTCCGCAAGTGCGATAATTCCTTGCATTTCTTCGTCGGTTTCGATTACTCCGCGAACCGTAAGCTCCGCACCACACTTTTTACATTGAACATTTACGCCTGCGTTGTTGTCCCAAATTCCGCATTCGCTTTGCTGTCTGTCCCAAAGGATAACGCGCGGCTTGCGCCCGCAACATTTATCGAATTTGTATTTATATTTCATTCCCCGCTCCTTTCCACGCCGAGTGCGTCGGCGACAAGGTCAACAAGAAATTTTCGCGCGGTGTGCTTAGCTTCGTCAAGCAAGGAAATATCACCTTTGATTAAAAAAGTATTGCAGAAAACGATATACATTTCCCCATAATCCCAGTAAGAAATCCTAAACAAAGCCTTGCCGACCTTTGCTACACTATCGCCATTCTCACATTCTAATTCCCACTCCAACGGCTTGACCATTTTTTCAACGTCGGCGTAGGTAAGCTTTGAACTATTCGGAAAAACAGAATAGTTCAAGTCGGCTCGATTGTTCCATTTTTTTATTGCTTCGGCTTCGGTTTTACCTCCTTGCCTGTTGCAACTCCCGCACTTTGTACATATCGCACCCCACGACGCAGTGTGCCCGAAAATTTCCGCTTCGCCCCCGCAGAACGGGCAGGGCTTTAATTCTTCATTTTCTTTATTCATTGTCTTTTCCTTTCTCTTTTCTAATCAAAATGGAACGTCCTCTTCTTCTAAATCTTCGGCAAACTTAGCGTCTTTTGTAGTTTCGGGAGCTTTTGTTGTCGGCTCGTCGTCAATATCCTTGCTATCCTTACCACCGCAGAAGTTAAAGTATTCTACGGATATTATGACTTTGCTTCTCTTATTTCCGTCTTTATCTTCCCAAGAGGATTGGCGCAATCTGCCCTCTACGAGAATGGGCATACCTTTGTGGAAGTATTTGTTGATTTTCTCGGCTACTTTGGAGAACGCCTCGCAATCGAGGAATGAGACTTCCTTAAATTCTTCGCCTTTGCTGTTAATAGATTTCTTGCTTACGGCTACCGTAAAATGTACAATGCTCGTTCCGTTTTTGTTTGTCGTGAGAACTACGTCTCTGCAAATGTTGCCACCGATGATAACTTTGTTATAATTCATAATTTTTATTTCCTTTCTTTTTGCTCTTTTATGTATTGAAATTTGGTCTTGCCTTTTTTTGTACTCTGAATTGCTTTAATCTCAAATTCGTCCTGCTCGTGCATAAATTCTTGGAAATTGCTCATTATCACCGATACAATGGAAGATATATCCGTTGCTGGCACTCGGTTGCGCTTGAAGAACTCCGAATGGGCATCGAGCCAAGATTTAAGTATTAAGAGAGACGAAAAAGCTCCTATATTATAATCATTATAATGTTCTCTCATTCTCTTCCTTGTTTAGAATTTGTAAAAGCATTTTCTGCATTTAGACAACGCCTTGTTTAGGCGCGTCCTGCTTGCTGTTTTGAGTTGTGTCCTTGCAACCTCATTCGCCACATCCTCGAATGCCGAGTAAAGTGCTTTGATTTCTCGCTTTAAGAGCTTGCGAATAATCCATTTCTTAATCTTTTTCATTGCTTATTCTCCTTTTGGTTCTGAAAACTTCTTGCAAATCGCGAAGAATTCGTTTTTGCGAGAAAGTGGAATTTGCGTTGGTACGGAGTATCCCATTTCTTCACAAGCGGCTATAACGGCTTCTCCGTAGCGTTCCATTGCCTTGCTTGCCTGCTCCTGTGTGAATGTCGGGTCAGCAACTTCTGTCGTATTCTCTGTCAAATCCTCGCCCGCATAAAGCTTTAAGCCAAGACCAAACATTGCAATGTTTTTTGTAAGGCAACGCATAATCGCCCTGTTAATATCAAACATTGTAGCCTTTTCCACTTTGTTTTTGCCCCACTTTGTTTCGTATTCATAAGGCTTGGAAAGCATAGGTTTAAGATTGCCATTGAGTACTGGCAACCAACATTCCCTTGTCATTCCCAGAAGTGTCATTTCAGTGAAGACCATATAGCCAAGAATTTCATCATAGACATAAGGTTTTCCGTCAAACATTTTGATTTTATAGCTTGCGTCTGGTACGATTTTTAGGAGTTCTGCCCACGCCCACGCCCAAGTAAGATAAGAGAGTTCCTCTTTTCCGTTTTTGCGTTTTTCTACGTGAGAAGAAACATTTACTTCAAAAAGCCTCTCGAAGAGGATTTGTTCTGCTCGCATTTTAGGTTCATTGTTATCCATATTTTTATCCTTTCATAAATTCGTTGTTATTCATTCAATGAGATTTTCTGCTCTTCCATTTCCTCTATACAAGCTTCACAAATTCCGTCTTCAAGCTCGTGGTCAAACTCTTCGCCGCATTGCGAACAAACCCAATAATCGATGCCCTCTTCAAGCTCCTCACCAGTCCCACCGCAATCGGGACAAGTGTGTTCGGGATAGTTCCAACCAGCTCTAATGACGCCCGTTCCATTACAAGCTCTGCAAGTTCTCATTGCTTACCTCCGTTTCCGTTTATGACGCTGAGAAGCTTGTCAAACTCCAATTCTTGCGTGCGATTGATATTAAGGTATTGTTCGTTATTCATAGTTTTTATGTAGGTTTTATTGTTTCTATATTGTAGGTTGTTTTTTTAACTGCCAAATGAATTTAGCGTTTTATTTTTCTGTGTCAACTATTTTTTTGAATTTATTTAAAATGCAAAATCGTCATCATCAATGTTTGCCAATTCCTGCGCTCGATGTGGCTCATCTCGGAGTATTTCCGCCTTTGTTCTCGGCTTAATCGGTTCTACTCGTTCAACTCTGCCTGTGGCGTATGGATTGCTGGGAAGTTGCTCGGAGATGTCGTCGTTGTAGCGTTCTTGGTTAAACCAAGTAGATGGCATAGGAATGTATTGCAAGTCTTTGTGAGACCGTTTAACGGCTTCTGCGTAGTCTCTGGTGCGTTTAATCAATTCTTCAAAAGAAATCGATTTTAGAGCCGTTTTAATAGCTCTAATGGCTAATGGCTTACCAACGTGGCGTGGGTATGCCTTATAGACTTCAATAGCCTGCTGTTCTATGGTGCGTTTTTGCTCTTCTTTTTCTTTTATATAGTTTTCTTTTTCTTCTATATTTTTATCTTCTATATTATGAGTATCAATTTTTGGTATACCCTGTATCAATTTTTGATATACCCCTACATTGTACGAATAATCACATAATTTTACGCCATTGATTTCTTTGTCGTGCTTACTGATAATTTGTTTTTCGACCAAAGTTTTTAATGCCGCCATTACACTTGTCTTGCTTTTTAGCCTTGTCCATTTTTGCAAATAGCTTAAAGAGCCGCTAAATTTGCTTCGTCCGTCTTGGCTAAAACCGTAAATTACTGCTAAAATAACCGTTTCTGGCAATGATAAATCCAATTCAAGCATCCAATCTTGGATATTTACATAGCTTGTTTCTTCCATTTTTTTGCGTTCCTTTCTTACTTTGTTTTCAAAAATTTGTGGTTGCCTATGGTTGTAGTTTTTGCGCCTATCGCCCACTTCGGATTACAAACCTTGTAAGCATAATAATGTGTCCAATCGCCCAAAGGCTCAAAATTGCCTTTTAAAAGGCTTTCTTCGATTTTTATGCACAAGTTATAGGCTTTGCGGTCTAAATCGTTTTTAGGGGTAATTACTCGTGATTTAGAGCCATTCCAGCAACTAAACTGTTTTGGTTCTTTGCAAATTGCCTCAAAACTCTTATTTTTTGCGTTTGCTCGGTTGTAAATCACCGTAGCCACTGCTCGTATGCCTTGCGCTCCCTCTCCTCTTGCTTCAAGGTAAAGAGTATCGGCTACTACTCCCCCGAATAGGGAGTTTGTAGCCATTGCCAAGATTGCGATTATTCCGTATTTCATAGCCTAAAATACAAAGGGGTTGAATTGGCTATTGCAAAGTCTGCGATAAAGCTCGGCTTGCAACTTCTTTATTTCATAATCATATTCTTCGGGCGTGTTAAACATAGTCGTTTGGGCACTTTTTATTTTCCGATAAAAATCGATTGCTTCGATTATTTCCTCGGTCGAAAGCTCAAAAAGCAGTGTTTTTGTGCCGTCCGCTTCCAGACTGTAATAATCGCTTCCAAGTATGTCCGCCCATTCTTCATTTGTCTTTTTTATCATAATTGTTTTCCTTTCCGTTTAGTCTTTAACAATCCTAAATTCCGATATATTGCAAGTTTCAGGCAGTGCGTGCGGATTAAATAATATTACCTTTTTAAAATCGCCCGCGTTCCAGAAGTCTTTTTTATGGATTTTCGAGCCGTCCGAAAATACGAAATATTCAGTGTCCGTATTATGTCCGACATAATAAGATGTGCTTACAACTTCGCCTTTTCGCTCATCCGCTATAATTTCCATAAACAAGCATTCTTTGTCTTTTTCAGGCGTAAATGTTTTTGTCCACTCGTACCAACCGTCTGGTTCATATGCTATAAAATTATATTGTTTTTTCATTGTTTTTCTATTTTTAGTTTTGTGTTTTTATTTGAGTTAAATTTTGTAAAAAAGCCTTAAAATGGCTTGTATTTTACGGCTTGCGCCTTTCTTTGGCAACTTTTCCGCAACTTCTGGCGGCAAGGTAATGCAATATCTCACCGCTATTTTACCCGTTGCTGGTCTGCCGGAGCGTTTCTTTTCTGTTTTCTCTTCCATTTTTAATATTCCCTTTCCAAGTCTTTAATTTCAATTTCTCCCAGCTTTAACGCTCTGCGAATATAAGCCGTATTCGACCGCGCCGCCCTACCATAATTGCGAATATCGGCGGCGTTGTCTCTAATCCATTGGTTAAGATGTTTCATCGTTGTTTGCGAATAATCCCAGTCGTTGCCAAGTGTTAATTTGCCATTTTCGATTTTTGCAACTACACTTTCGTAAGATTGCATATATAAGGCGTTGCCCGTGTTAATTTCAAATTGATTTTGTACGCCGTTTATGTTTCTAATTTTCATAATTTTTTCCTTTCCGTGTTTAGTTTTAGAAATTATACATTTTGTTATAAATTGCTTCTGTTAGTTGAACATCGTTTGCCAAGTAGGCAAGCGCAGTTTCTTTGTCCGTATTGTAAAGCTGCCAAAATTGCGCTCCGTTGCCTGATTTTCTGCCAACTCCTAAAAACCTTGCAACTTTATCCAAACTTACAAAAGCCTTTGCGCCAAAGTTAAAGCTTTCCATAAGGTCGATATTCATCGCCGACAGTCTAAGCCTGCCTATGCTTGCGGTTTCCATAATTCCGTTCGGGATTTTCAAACCAAGCTTCCAAGCGCGTTGAAGAATAAACGGAATATCGAAATTTTTAGAATTAAAACCGATAAGATAGCTGTTTAAAGCTCCGCAGCTCGATATTGCTCCGAAAAATTCCGTTAAAATATCGGCTTCGCTCTTGCCGTGTATTAGGTTTATTTTGCCTGTTCCCGCTTCCGTGTAGCCGATTGCGCAAATTTCGCCTGTTAAAGCCGACAGTGGGGTTTTTTCTACAAGATTATCAAAGATTTCTTGCGCCTTTGCTTGTATCTTTGCTTCATCTTTGTAGTTTGCAGGGACGGAGGCAAGAGCCTCATTCCATTTTTCCCGCAAGTCTAAATCTGCTTGCGCTCGTGTTTCAATGTCGAATATTGTTTTTTTCATAGTTTTATTTCCTTTCCAGTTTAGTTTTCAAAATTGTCTTTTAGCATAAAAAATTCTGGGTAAAGTGCTAATTTATAAAAAATACCGCGAATGGTGTTTAAGTCGGTATTGGACGCCTTTTGCGCATCCAGACCAGTGAGAATTTTTAAAAGGCGTACTTTTGTTTCGCGTGCAAAATCACCGCGCGGACGGCATTGTTTAATGTTTTTTATTGTTTTTTCGATATTCATTGTTTTTTATCCTTTGTGTTTGTGTTTACCCGTTTAAAATTGCCGTTTCAAAATTAGCCTTAAATATCCGCAGACGTTCAACGTTTCCGCCCTTTTCCTCCGCAAGCGCAGCCGCAAATTCCGCAAAAAGGCTTTCAGCGTTTGTTTCTAAATAATTTTTCACCCGTTCCAGCGTTGACGCTCTTCCATTCGGCAAGGCGACTTTTAAGCAAAAGTTAAAAATTCCGCTCCATATAAGACCGTTAGACCGCGCCGCCTTTACATTCATAAATTTTACGCAATATGTCCGCCCGTGCTTTTCAATTTCAATGGCGCAGACGTTTTTAAGCTCTTCATTTAGTGTTTTATCATATTTTTTATAGATTGTTTGCATAGTTTTAAAAGGTTTGAATGTTTGAAAGTCTAACAATATCTTTTATTTCCTCATATTGTTGATAAATATGTTTGTATTTTTCAAAAACCGTTGTGATTTTTACAAAATGGAGATTTTTTTCAGTTGCGCTTTTTTTGAAAAAGGTTTCCTTTTCGCAAATTTTAAAGCTCTTTTTTACAAGATTTAAAAGTTTTATTGCGTCCGCCTTATTGCGAACATAAAAGCAATTTATCAATAATTTTTCCATTGTTTCCATAGTCTTTTTTTCCGTGTTTTAACTTTCAAAAATTATGCGGTTTAAATTGTCTCGAATTTGAAATTTAAAACTAGGATTTAATTTTGCGGTTTCCGCAACATCTTTTTTTAATTTTTCCAAAACATTGCTTTCAAAAAAGGTTGCAAAAATTAAATTTCCGACAAAATTTCCCCGCTTGCTTTTTTTGTGATTTTTGGAAATTCGGCTTTTAAATAGTCGTAAAAAGCCGTTTTTGCGGATTTTTCAAAAATTGCCCAAAAGTAAATTTTAAACATTTTTTCTTTAAAGCCCGTGTTTTTGTTTATTTCTTGTATAATTTTTTCCATAATTGTTTTTCTTTCCGTACTTTATTGTTTTAAAGTTTTGCGTAAAAATCGCATTTGCCATTTTTCGCGTAATTAAAGCCATTTGCAAAGGCAACGCGCTTTTCAAATTCAGATATTTTAAACGAACCGTTTTTTTGATTTAAAATATCATTTGCAAATGTTAAAAATTTTTCCTCGAAACTCATTTCTTTTATTTTTTTCAAAAATGGAGTTTTGGTATAATATCTGTTTAAATAAAAATCGCAAAGTTTTTCAATTTCGGATTTTTCAAATTTTGAATAACGGGTTTTTAAAACATCTTTTATTTTCATATTTTAATCTTTCTATTTTTTATTGTTTATTGTTTTTTTGTTTGTGTTTTAAAATTTTAGCATTTTTTCAAAGACTTTAAAAAAATAACTGTCTAAAAAGCCCGTATTTATTGACTCGATAATTTGCGCTTTTAAAAGTCTAAAATCATAAGAAAAAATGCGCTTTCTTTCAAATTTTAAGAAAAAGCCGCTTTTATATTCTACTTTAAAAACCTTTCCATTTATCAAAATAATGTTATCTTTATCATTAAAATCAATTTTAAAGACTTTGCCGTTTTTTTTGAATTCCATTTTTTAAGCCTTTCTTGTGGCGTATTTGTAAATAATTTTCGCAATATCTAAATCCGTTAAAAAGTTTGAATTTTCAACGGAAAATAAATTTTTGCCATCTTGCAAACAATTTTTTCTCACTCTCTCAACGTTTTCTAAAACTGTTTTTAGTTTAATGCTTTTCATATCTTACCTTTCTTGATTATGCTTATATATTCGCATATTCTTTCCAACATTGCAAGAAAAAAATCGTATTTTTTGAATTTTTTGCATATTTTTTTTATTCACTTTATGCTTGACTTATTGCCTTGCGTTTATCTTTTGCAACCGCCTTTCAATTCATTGTTTATATAAATTCTATTTATTATAGCATTGCCAAAAACAACATACTTTGCCTCTTTCTCACACTTTATATTTAATTTAATTGTTCCACGTAGAACAGTACCCCCCCCATAGCTTTTTGCAGTAAACGGCAAGCAGGAGGGGGCGGGGTATGTGTACTTCGCATATATAAAAATTTTTCGGAAGTAGTTGATACTAAGCAGTTTGTAGAGATTAGCAAGTTGCTTGCGTGCGTACTTATGATTTGAGTGGTTGTTTTGGTGTAGAACAGAATAGTAGAGTTGAGTGGTTGGGAGCAAGGAAGCAAGAGGTGGTGTGCTGTGTGGGGGAGGTAGGTGAGAGTTGTTGGGTTGGTAGAATTATGTTTTTCATTTAAGGCGTGGTAGTGTGTTGTTAGAAAGTATCAAAGCTGAGAGCTTTGACTAAACACACCTACCAAAACTTGTGGCAAGCAGTGAGCTTCTTGTTGAAGCTACTGCACCACCGTTTTGCTGACGGTGGTTATTATAGAAAAAAAATTTGTGGTGTCAAGAACAAAGTTGTGTGTTTTTACGGAAGTGATTGGTGTAGAGGGAAATAAAATTCACTGTGTGTACTGTACTATTATGGTGTTTTTGTGAGGGAGGCGAGGGGGAGTGGGGATAAGGTGTTGTGGGAGAGGGAGTTATGGAGATTTTTGGTGGATTTATGGGGAGAGGGGATAGAAAAGGCTTGACAATGGTGGTGTGGGTGTGGTTGTAGTGAGAGAAAGAAAGGAAACTTATGGGAGAAAAGGGCGACAAAGATAATGAAAAGATTGGAGTTGGGGGAAATCCTCGACTGATAGATTACGGCAAGAGCGATAGGGTATGTCGGGATTTGAGAGTAGGGATAGACGAATATAATAACCGCCTTAGGAGCAATAATGATTTTAAGAGCTTGGAGGAGGAAGACAAGGAAGTATTCAGGGAGATAAGCGAGGATATAGTGGAGATAGAGAGGTCGAATAGTGTTTATTATGTGTATTTGACTGTTCCGCTGTTTTTGAAGATACAGTATGGTGCGAAGCTGAGAATGGGGGACAAGGCGATATGCGCTTATGCGGGGATACTTATGGGGAAATTCCAGAAGTTGTGCAAGAAGTACACATTGCTGAGGGAGAGGATAAATTTGTGGAGAGAAGAATTGGTGGCGAGGGCTACGGAGAATGTGGCAAAGAGCGTCATCGAGGGCAAGGACATAGACAATAGCAAATGGGTGTTGGAGAGGTTGAACAAGGAAGAATACGGAAAGAACGTTGTGGTGAACCACAGCGGTACTGTTGACCACAAGCACTCATTGAATATGGAGCAATTAAAGGAATTGCGAGAAAGCTTTGGGAGAGCTATTGAGGACGTAAGGCGCAAGGAAGAGGAAGTAGTCGAGGGGGAAGTGGTGGAAGAAACTCCACGGCGAATAGATACCGAAGAATAGCAAAACAATCTTTAATGGAATAGTACAGTATAGTACAGTTTGGGTATGGAAAGTAAAGCAAGGGTTAATTATGGGAATGGGTTGTATGGGGAGAACAACACCATTGATTTTGACAAATACCTTAGCGATGAGATGTTGCCTTACACGTCTGCGTTGTTAAAGAGCGATTTTGAGTTTTACATTCAATTCTTTTATCGCGCGATATACAAGGATTACTTTCGCACTTGCTGGTTTCACAAAGAAATCATAAAGTCTTTGGAAGAATTTGTTTACGGCAATCCAGAAAGGAAGAATTTAGCTATTAGCATACCTCCGCGCTGGGGGAAGCTTATAGCGGACGAAACACCTGTGCTTACAAAGAGGGGTTGGATAACGCACGCTGAAATAGTCGTTGGGGATTATGTGTTAAGTCCAAGCGGGAAATTTGTTAAGGTTCTGGCAGTTAGCGAGAAAGCTCCTGCGAATTGCAAGGTAAGATTTTCCGACGGAGACGAAATCTATTGCCACGAAAATCACGAATGGGTTGTTTATGATAGGCATTTGCGCAAAGAGAGGACGATTGAGACAAAAGAAATGCTTGAAAAAGGTTTCTATCGCGACAGATACTTATTGCCAGAAATAAGCAATGATGTTGCAAGGCAGAGAAGAGATTTAAAAGCCCATAAAAAAGAAATTTTCTTTGAAAGCGTTGAGCGTGGCGATTTTGGCAAAATTGGGAATTGTATCCAAGTTGAGGGCGGCGTTTATTGCGTTGGCAATAGATTAAAGCCTACCCACAACAGTATTCTAATGATTATGTGGATTTCGTGGTGCTTTGGGATAGACTCCACTTGCAATTTTATCTATACTTGCTATGAAGAGCGCATAACAAACAAGATGTCGGACGACATTTTGAATATAATTCGACACCCATTTTATCAAAAGCTCTTTGGCGTTCAAATGAACAGCAATACCGAAGCAAAGGCATTGTGGGAGACGAAAGAGAAAGGCACTTATAGGGCTTCTCCAATGGGGGGTGCTATGACAGGTTTTGGCTGTTTCGATAAAGATACTCCTGTGTGGACGGAAAATGGCGTTGAAAAGATTGGCGACATTGTAGAGGGAAAGAAGAAAGTTAAAATAATGACATTTGACGGCGAGAAGATTTCCTTTGAAGAGATTGAACGCTACGTCAAGAATGACATTTCCCAATACAAGCGCATAATCTTTGAGGACGGCGAGGTTTTAGACGCCACCAACGACCATATATTTCACACTACGGAGGGCGAGAAAAGAGCCGACGAATTAAGCGTCAACTCTGTTCTGCTTTCTGATGCGAGAAATAACGGATTTGCTTATGCCAAACCGTTCTATTATATCTTTTCGAGAATTATTTTTGTCGCAGATAAACTTAGTATCCTTAGGAGAAAATTGCGTTTTGTTCCACGCGACACTACGGCTTCTTTGAAATCTGAGACCCTCAGTAATACGACCCCAATAAATTCCAGCCTTAATGTCGGCTACATATCGAAAATTAAGACCATAATCCTTAGCAATCTGTTTATAGGGGCGTCTGTCCTGCGCAATTTCTTTGGCTTGTTCTGGCGTAATTTTGTGGTATCTGGCGTGGTGTCCATAATGTCTTATGCTATCTTGCTCATTATCGGATTGTGTTCCATAGGCAAGATTGGATACAGAATTGTTGAGTGCATTTCCGTCAAGATGTCTAACTACCATTCCAGTAGGTTGCGCTCCAAGAAATGTCCAAGCAACCAGTTGGTGGATACGAGTTTTAACTCTTTTCCCACAAACGCAAAGGTCAACGCATTTGTAGCCTTTACGCGAAAGATAAGGGCGAAGCTCTTTTCTTGTTTTAGAAGAATAAACGCTTCCGTCTCTGGAAACGAAATATCCTTTAAATTGAGGAATAGGAACATATTTGCTATCTATGATATTCATAATAAACCCAGTTATTGTTTAACTTTAAGAACAGTCAATAACTTGTTTGTTGGAATGTCAAGAGTTTTTGTGCATAATTGTGGAAAAATCGGTGATAGGTTCGGAGGAGCTTTTATTATCGACGACCCTCTCAATGCTAAATTCTTTAATTCGGAAGCGGAGAAAAAGAAAGTAGAGGATAACTACCAAGCGGTCATTAAAAAGCGTTTAAACAATCCCTCAAAGACGCCTATTGTGCTAATTATGCAAAGGCTTGCTGTTGACGACTTGGTAGGCTATATTGAAGCGAATGAAGCCGACGATTGGAAGATTATTCGCGTTCCTGCGCTTAATGAAGATGTAAATCCGCCAAAAAGCAACTGGGAATGGAAATCCCCAACAGAAGTCTTGCTCAAAGAAAAAAAGCAATCTCCATACATTTTTGCGGCTCAAATGCAACAATCGCCTGTTGTTTTGGGCGGCGAGCTTGTAAAGGAGGAATGGTTTAAGTTTTACAATCCTTTGGACACTGTTAGGTACAAAAAAGTGTTCTTCACTGCCGATACCGCATTTAAAACTAATGAATGGAATGACTATACGGCGGTGGGATTGTGGGCAATAACCGAAAAGAACGATTTAAGGCTTATAGATTTATTGCACAAGAAGATTGAAGCGGTAGATTTGCTCAAAGAGTTCTTTGCCTTTAAGAATAGGTGGAGTGGGGGCGTGAGAGGCTTGCCTGCAAACGTATTTTACATTGAAGATAAGGCTTCTGGTATGGAATTGATACAAAGAATGAGGCGAGAGGGCGGAGTTTCGGTCATTCCAGTGAAAGATAAGGGCTTTGACAAGATGACAAAGTGGAACAATTCGCTATTTCCTTACTTGGAGGCGGGAAATGTGCTGTTGCCAAACGATAAAAACGACCCAAGAAGCAAAGAAATCATTGCGGAAATGGTATTATTGTGCGGAGACGGCAGTCATAAACACGACGATATATGCGATATGATGACACAAGCAGGAGAAATTGCTTTTGGAAAAAAAGGAATGTTTTGATAAAAATTGCTTGATTTTTCAAAAAAAACGGCTTTTTCGTTAAAAAAAGAGGGAAAATTCTTAATTTTTTTAAACATTAACCTAACAAAGGGGCAGACGTGGGAAGCGAAAAGATTGAAAAGAGCGTAAAGAGGCAAAAAACCGTAAAGACGCAGAAGATTTCAGATAACGCAATGAATTTTGCGAAAGAAAAGTTGTCCAAGCGGGAAATTAAGGCTTTGGCGTGGTCTAAAATGATAAAAGACATCGCCGACGTTGTTAAAAAGCCGAAATTTAGCGTGGCAACAAGGTCAAAAGAGATAATTCAGCGCACAATCGAGAATTTTAAGGGTTTTCGAGTTATGCCAGACGGCAAAATTGAAAGCTATTCAATGGACGCCGCCGAGTGCGAGTATGCCGCAACTGCTTTTAAGCCTGATTTGTCTTACGAAATCATATCAAAGTACAAGCAAATCTTCATTGGCTATCAAAATTGCGCAATCATAAGGCAAAATGCGATTGTTGACAATGCCTGCACGATGCCTGCGATAGATGCTATGGCTTCTGGATATAAAATTATGTATCCAAATGGGAGCAAAAAGGCAAAAGTTGGCGAATTGGAAGAATTTGTAGAGCGAAGCCAAGACAAATACGGCATAAAGGACGTTTGCGTAAAAGCATTTGTTAACAAAGCTCAATTTGGGTGGGCATTGGTCATTCCTACATTCAACAAAGAAGTTGATATGGAAAAGGAATTTGACATAAATGACATTGATAGAGACAGTTATACAGGTTTGACAGTGGTTGACCCATATTGGATTACCTATGATTTCGACCAAGAAAGCCTTACAGACCCAACAAGCAAGCATTATTACGAGCCGACTTGGTATTCATTCCCAACAGGAAAGCAAGGCTACAAAAGAATACACAGAAGCTGGGTAATAAAGCTCATACATTCAAATGTGGCGGACTTTTTAAAGCCTACATACTTCTTTGGCGGTGTTTCATTGGTTCAGCAAATCTATGAAGCGGTTTATGCTTATGAAAAGGCGTTGAATGAGGCTATGCTGTTGCTTTTGACGAAGAGAAGCTACGTTGCGGACGCTGAAATGAGCAATTATATGGCAAATCCGCAAGAAGTTAACGCTCTTTTGGACGCTACGGCGGAATTGCATAGCAATTATGGCATTTGGGTAAAACAAATCGGCTCGGAAGTCTCACAAATGGACACTTCCCTTACTGGCTTGGAGGAAGTTATCAATGCTTGTATGCAGAGAATTTGCGCTATCGCAAAAATTCCCGCAGAAAAGCTATTTAAACTGGCAATTAAGGGTTTAAATTCTTCTGGCTCATTTGAGCTTAACGACTACAAGCAACACTTGAAATCAATTCAGTCGAACGACTACTTGCAAATAATCAAATTCCATAATATGCTTATGACAAAATCGGAATTTGGCAAAGTAAAGAATATTATTGTGGAATTTAATCCGATTGACACTCCCGACGAGTTGACAAAGGCTAAGGTTAGGGAAATCGACGCAAGAACCTCTGTAATGAGAACTTCCGCAAAGATTACTGACCGCAAGGAAGAGCGCATTAGATTGATTGGCGACCCCAACAGTGGCTTTAATGCGCTTGACCCTGAACCGCCTGAACTTTCTGATGACGAAGAAAAATTGTTCTCTGTGGAAAAAGACAATATGGGCAGACCAATGCCAAAAGCGACAAACAATCCGATAAGGGGAAAGACAAAGGCTGACCTATTGGTTGAAGAGGAGAATAAAGAGAATACAAATGAATAATCAGATTAAAACAGCTTTGGTGAATGTCGCACACCAGAAGTTGGGCTTCCCCACCGAGTGGTGGGGAGGCTTCCCCAACCTTTCACAAAAAAATAAATAATTTTAAAAAAAATGTTGACAAGCATTTATAAAAATTTTTGGTGTGAAAATAGAGAGGGGAAGTTGCGACATATATTTATGGGCAAATAATGGCAAAAGAAGTTGACTCCAATTCGTATGAATTGATTAGGGATAATCCGCTATCGGCAGAGGGTGTCTATATGTATAGCGGGAAAATGATTGGGTATCCCGACTTGGAAGAGGGCAAGCTTTATCCTGTTTATAGACCAGCCGAAGAGTTGGAAAAAGCCGCCGAAACATTTAATGGCGTTCCCTTTATTATTGACCACGAAATGTTGGGCAAGGGAGGCACTCCTTATGATAGGAGACCCGCAAATGGCGTGCTTATGAACGTTAAGTACAAGGCTGGCAAGCTTTTTGGCGATTTGAAGATTTGGTCGGAAGCAATGAAGAACAAAATTTTGAATGGCGTAAAAGAGCTTTCGCTTGGCTACAAATCTGTTTATGAGAGAAGCAGAGGCGTTTTTAATGGTCAAAGGTATGACTTTATTCAGAGGAATTTGCGCGGAAACCATTTGGCACTTGTGAAGAATGGTCGTATGGGTTCTGAAATGAGGGTTTATGATTTTCGCGAAGCAAACACTTTTGATAGTGTTGAATTTGACATTAACAACAAAGAAAAGGAAGTTATAATGGAGAAAGACAAAGAACAGAAAGAGGTCGAAAAAAAGACGTCTGACGAATTTGTTTCTGCGGAAAAGCTTTACGCAAAATTCCCTGAACACAAAGAATGGATAGACGCAAACAAATATACTCGTTCCGAAGACGAAGAACCTAAAAAAGACGAAGAGGAAAAATCCAAAGCGTCTGAAAAGGGCGACGCCGAAGAAGAGAAGAAAAAGGATACAGAAGACAAGATTGTTGTCAAAAAGGATAAAGACAGCAAGACTGGCTTCACCACCAAAAAGGTGGAGGACGAAAAGGTTGATAAGCGCAAGCTGATTGACCAGATTGGCGGTATCCTCAAAAGCAAAGACCTTGACGACGAAATTATCCGCACAATCATTGGCAAGGCAGAAGAAATTGCCTACAATGGTTCTGAAAAATCGGAAGCGGACGACAAGGAAGAGAAAAAGGAAGAGGTAAAAGAGGAAAAGAAAGAAGAAGTAAAGGAAGAAGAAACCAAAGACGGTTGCGGTATGGACGCCGACGAAATTCGCAAGCAGGCGAAAGAAGAGGCAATCAAGACCATTCGTGCTATGGACGACTTTGCTTCTAAGGTTTTCCCTCATTGCGGCAAATTCACCTATGACTCTATGGAAAGCGTAGAGCAAATGGCGGAAGAAGCTTGCAAGAAGCTCAACCTTGAAACTAACGGCAATGCAGTTGCCACAATCAATGGTTTCATCTCGGCGAAGTCCGCTCATAAAGTTGTATTTACTTTGGACGCAAATGAACAGCATAAGGCGGTAAATTTGGAAGACGAAGTAAAGAGCAGGCTAAACAAAATATTTTCTAAATAATTCAACAAAAGGAAAATCAAAATGCAAACACAGGTAAATATCAAACAGGCAATCGGCACGATTGGGACTTGGGTTAACGATGCTCTCAAATCGGCTGTTGCTTATGTTGTAAAGGGTTCTAATGGTTCGGCGGCTGTTGCGGCTACTGGTTCTATTGAAATAGATAACCAGCCGACGGCGGCAGAAAAGGTTGTGGTAAACGGTGTTGACTATACATTTGTAAGTGGCACTCCTGCTACTCCCTATGAAGTAGAAATTGGCGCAAATGCGGGCGGTACTGCTGCAAACTTGGCGACGGCGATTAACGCGACTTCCCCGTTCTTTTCGGGAGTGGCTTCTTCCGCAGTGGTCGCTTTGACAGCGAGACAGACGGGCGTTGTTGGCAATGGCTATACGCTTTCTACCGACAGCGAAAATATAACAATCACTGATATGTCTGGTGGCGTTGACGCAATCGCGGGTACAAATGCTACAATCGGCAGAGCGTTTACGCTTGACGCTGACGGCTCTTCGGCTGTTATGGGCGGAACAGGAGCGTTCTTGGGCATATTTGTAAATCCGCACAATCAGGCGATTTACAACGGTCTTGTCCCGACACTCAACGTTCCCGACGGCGTTTCTGGCGCAATGGCTAAGTCTGGCTACATTTTCGTGGCTTTGGCAAACGACGCTAACGTTGGCGACGGCGTATTCTTCACGAATGCAACTGGCGTTCTTTCCGCTGGCACAGCAAGCTCTGGTCAGACACAGATTAAGGGTTGCCAAGTTGTAGTTGGCGGTACTGCTGGTTCGGTTGTAAAGATTGGCTTTATCCCGCAAGTTTAAGTTTTAAAGAAAGGCAAGAAAGATGAAATGTAATTTAGAAGAAAAATCTCGTATCGGGGCAGGCGTAAAAGCTGACCTTTACAAGGCTACATACGACGAAGCGGACGTTGGAGTATTCTCGGCGGCTGGCTTGGGCTTCTCAGACGTTGCAAAGAATGAAATTATCCGCAACGCCTCGTCTTATGGCTTTGACGCCGCTGAAATGGCGACTGTTCCCTCAGTTGGCACTCCTGTTCAGCTTTTGCAGTGGTGGTCTCCGAAAGTCATCAAGACCATTTATGCTGGTCGCAAGGCTGACGAGATTATGGGCGTTGTAAATGCTGGCTCTTGGGAAGACGAAGAAGTAGTTGTTCCCGAAGTTGAAACTCTCGGCGACGTAGCGTTGTATGGCGACTATGTCAACGGTGAAAACAGCAACTTCAATGTCAACTTCAACAAGCGTTCTGTTGTGCGCTTCCTCTCAACTGTTTCGGTTGGCACTTTGGAAGCAGCTCAGGTTGCTCGTATGAGGCTTGACGCAAAGGAAAAGAAAATGGTTGCAACGACCAATGCTTTGGAAATCCAGAGGAATTTGGTTGCGTTCAACGGTTTCAATTACGGCAACAAGGCTAACTACGGCTTGCTGAATGACCCGAGACTTCCCGCTTACGGCACATTGTCTGTTGGCGCGTCTGGCTCGACAATGCTCAAAGACAAGACTTACATTGAAATCGTCAACGACATTCGCGGTATGGTTCGCGAGCTTGAATTGAAGCTCAATGGCAACTTTGACGCAAGCACCGACGCATTTAAGCTCATTCTCCCAATGGCGGCTTCTCAGTCGATGACTGCTGTTCCGCAGTATGGCGCAAATGGCTTTGCTGGCTCGGTTGAAGCTTGGTTCAAGGGCGCATATCCGAAAGGCGAAATCCATTACGTTCCGCAGTTTGACGGCGCGTTGGGCGGTCAGAATGTTGTGTACGTTGTCGCGGAAGAAGTTGACGGCGAAAAGAATGTTGACCAGTTTGTTCAGCAGAGAATGTTCTTGGTTGGCTTTGAACGCCGCGACACATACTTTAAGGAAACCTACTCGAATGCTACGGCTGGTGCGTTTGTTGGATACGGCATTGGCGTAGTTCGCAAGGTAGGCGCATAAACAATCGATATAAAACTTAACATAAAGGCGACATAATATGGCTAAGCAGAAAACACATAAGATTGTATCAACGCTGTCCCAAAGTGTTAACTTTGAGACCTATGAAACCGACGCGCTTGGGAACAAGACCGTAGTGCGGAAGATTAAAATAGGTGGAGGAGCTAATGTTTGGGACGGCATTGTTGTTCCGAGCGGTTTTGGCACTCTGGTTTCCGACGAGGAGTTGGAAGTTTTGAGGAAAAATCCTGCTTTCGTAGCCTTTGAAAAGGGCTGCTGGATTTCGGTAGTTGGTTTGAAAACAAATCAAGACGCCGTAATTGAAGATATGCAGGAAAAGGACAAGTCCGCTCAGCGCACAATCGCCGACGTTGGCAAAGACGTAAAAGTTGCCAACAAGAATGGCGAGATTTTGGTTGAGACGCAGGAACAGGAAGAGAACGACGAAGTTGAGATTTCTGTAAAGAGCGTTAAAAAGACCAAAGGCGCGAAAAAGGGTTCAAAGAAGAGTAAATAATTGAGAATTGGAACAGGCAGTATGGCGAGAGAAAATCCGATAGAGATAACAGTAGAAGAATTTAGGGAGGCATATCCAGAATTTGGCAATCCTCCTTATACCGATGCGGTTATAACTCGGTTTATAAATCTTGCCTACTGCTATGTTTCAAATCTTAATTGTTGCTGTTTAAAACCTGATTGTAGGGAGCAGGCGTTAATGATGATGATTGCTCACTTGCTTACAATTTGGACATATATGCAAGGCGAGAGTGGTTCTCCGCTTGTTGGCGGGGTATCGGCGGCTGTTGGGCTATCTCAAAAGGCGAAAGTTGGCGAAGTACAAGTTGAATTGGCGATGCCGACAATAACTTCGCTTTACCAGAGTTGGCTAAACTCGACGGAATACGGCAAAATGTTGTATGCTTTGCTTATGGCGCATATCCCGACAGTGAGATACGTTGGGGGAACATTCAACAGATTTTTCTGGACTAAATAGCAGTGGCACAGTACGGCACAGTTGTAGGAGGATATAATAGGACGACAGGCACAGTCGATTTTCGAGTGCAGAGTTCGTATAAGCCTCGCGTGCAAAAGATTAAGAGGGTACTGGACGCATTGAGCAAATTGGAGCTTAATGTGGGTTGGAACAACGAAAAAGACGCTACAAAAGCGTTTTTACAGGAATTTGGATTTACCACTGGCGAGGGTTCTTGGATACCTAATAAGGACGTTCCCGCAAGACCATTCATTAGACCTGCGATTGAGGGCGCAAAGGCGCAGATAGCCAAGAAATTAAAGGACGCCTACAACAAGGCGTTGCAGGGCGGTTCTTCTGCGGAATTAAAAGAGGGAATGGACAACGTAGGAAAGTTTGTTGTGTCGAAGATACGCAAAAGCATAATTGAGCCGAACAAGGAAAGACAGCCTCTTACAAAGACGACGTTGCAGATTAGGCGCAAAAAGGGCATTAGGCGCAGAAAGCCGTTGTTGGAGACTGGCTCGATGTATGACAATGTTGCCTACCAAGTGAAGAGGAAGAGAAAATAAGATGTTAGGGAATTTGCTATTAAAGGCTTTAAAGACAATACCCCCGAAGAGTGTTGTCTATAAGAAGTTTTTAGGAAACACTATTGCGAGCAATGGCGTGAAAGTTCCGACGTATGCAGACCCGATAACAATATCAAACGCTTCGGTTCAGCCAATCTCCACAAGGGTTTATCAAGAATTGGGGCTGAATATGCAAGAAGAGCATAGACGCGTGTTTGTTCCCACAAGCGCAGTGGCGTTGGAGGGGCAACTTTCTTCGGATATTTTTGAATTTGACGGCAAACAGTGGAAATCGATAGGCAATACGGCTTGGCACACTTACAATGGGTGGAATGAGCTAATAGTAGTGGGGAATAAGACGAGATGATAACTTCCGAACAGATAATTTATAGCGAAATTGGAGGATTGATACGCCAGTTCTGCGAAGATTATGGCTATGATGATTGGGGCGCATCAGTTTTACAGTTTGCACAACCAAGCTTTCAAGAGTTGCCGTCTCCTACAATTTTAATGAACTATTTTGAGGGCGAAAAGTACGGTTGGGTATCGACGAAGTACAAGCCGAATGAAGAAAATTATAAAAACGGCACATCGGAAATCAGCTACTATCGAAAAATCCATATCGACATACATTTCTTCAAAGACCCTAAAACGCTTTTAAATGCCTCAGAAAGCGAGCAATCTCTTTTGGGGTATGTTTCCCCTATTGACGTCGCACAATCGCTTAGAGCGTGGTTTTTGAGCGATTTTGGGGTAAAAGCGTTAAGCAATCTTGGATATGGGATTTTAGATACGTCTTTAATCAGAGATGCGGTAGCTTCGACGGACGAAGATGTTTATACAAGGTTTGTTAATTTCACGATAACTTTGGTCGTTAGGGAAAAGCTTATTGGGAAATATTCAGACTTCATTAAGGCAGAGAATAAAGATGAGCTTATAAGCAAATTTTCAACAACAATTCACGCATTAACAACAACAAATAAGGACATATAATATGGCAATACCGATTAGCAAATATGTTAAGATACTTTCTTTGGCGGGTGGCTCACCGGAAGTATTTTTCAAATCTACAATGGGTCGCTGGTTCACGACAAACGCTCTTGCACCTATGGGCAAAGTTTTGGAGTTTACAAGCGCAAAGAACGTTGGGTTGTACTTCGGTCAGAGTTCAGATGAATATGCTTATGCAAATAAGTATTTCAAGTTTATCTCCAAGAGGAACAAACAGCCTAAATTGATTTCTTTTGCACGCTACACCACAAGCGCAGTTGGGGCTTCCATTTTGAGCGGCTTTAATACGTTTTCGCTTACGGCGATACAGGCGGCAGCAAGCGATTTATCCTTGACTGTAAGCTATGTTGACCCGTCTTTGGGTTTGCAGAGTGGTTCGGTTGCGGGCGATAACCTCACAGCTCTTGCAAGCGAAATTACCGCTGCTTCTTCTCTTGCTGATGTTGCTACTGCCTTGCAGAAAGCAATTAGAACAATCCAAGTTGGCGAAGCAACTCCGTTCTCGGCGGCGACTGTAAGCTATGAAAACGTTGAGGGCAATGGATACAGGTTTGTTTTGACGCTTCCCACTGGTTATGGCTCTTTCCAAGCTTGCGAGGGTACATTGGCAAGCGTCTTGGGTTGGAGCATTGATTATGCAATCCTTTCCGACGGCAACTCTGGCGCAAATAGCATTGCTCAGGAAGTTGAGCGCGTAATGGACGCCAGCGACAACTGCTACACATTCGCGTTTATAGAAGAGCTTGACTTGACCGACATTGAGGCGGTTGCCGAATGGAATACAAATGCAAACAGCCAGTACATTTATATGATATTGGTAAAGACGCAGAACATTGCGGCTACATACGCTAACGCTCTTAAAGACTACGATTGCGCTTTGGTTTATGACAATCTTAGCGAATTGCAGGTTTACCAGCCTATGGCTATTGGAGCGTGCGTTGACTTCCAGAAATCCGACGCGAGCGTAAACTTTATGTTTCAGAAGTTTACTGGCGACACTCCGACAGTTTCAACAGGGGCTGTTTCGGACGCTCTTGACGCTTTGAAAGTTAACTATTATGGCGCAACTCAGACTGCGGGCAAATTGATTGCTTTCTTCCAGAGAGGCAAGTGCTTGGGTCAGTTTGCTGATATGACGATTGCTTTCAATGCAATTTGGCTGAAAAACAGCGTTATCGTTAATACGCTCAATTTGTTTTTGCTCAATGACAGCATACCCGCAAATGCGGACGGTAAGGGAAAGATTGAAGCAAACTTGAACGACGTTTGGTCGCAGGGCATTAGCAACGGCGTAATTATTCGCAACAAGACCATTACTCCGAGCGAAAAGGCGTTTATTGAGGCGCAGACTGGCGACGATATGGCTTGGCAGGCTATTCAGCAAAATGGCTTCTGGTTTAATTCTA
>OHQD01000043.1_pt1 | contig 1327 bp, 1 predicted proteins | sample 1578131 | NCBI WGS metagenome assembly OHQD01 (sample SAMEA3879527, study PRJEB24766) | human gut metagenome | biome: human-associated habitat; feature: feces | place: USA | collected 1985/1987
GTTTTTCGGGTTTTCGTCAACGCAGTTTTTTGGCGGAGTTTCATTTTGCTTGAAAAGGGTTTTCCACGAAAATTTTTCGGGAACATAGTCAAGCCCGCCTTTGCTTAACGGATTGCAACGCAAAATTCGGCAAAAACCCATAATGGAGCCTTTTGCCGCCCCGAATTTTTTTACCGCTTCAAGAGTGTATTGCGAGCAGGTTGGATGAAAGCGGCAGCCACTGCCAGGTAAAATATGTATTATAGGCGAAATTACAGCCTTGTAAAATTTCAAAAAGAGAATGCAGATTTTTGCAAAAATTGTCGGTTTATTTCCGTTCATTTTCGGTCTGCTTTTTTATGAATGCCAAAACGGCACGTTCAAACTTGTCTTTCAGCGCGGCAAACTCAAACTTGTAAAACCCCCTGCGCACGAAAACCAGCGCGTCAATCGGCATCGGAATTTGCGAATTTCTGAAAACTTCGCGGAACACCCGCTTTGCCCTGTGCCGAACCACCGAATTGCCGACCCTTTTGCTCGCAACAACTCCGAGCCTCGATTGCGGACGGGGCTCTTTGGGGCGCGCCATATACAAAATAAAGGCGGAACAATCCGCCTTCACTCCATTTTCTTTTATATAATCGAAGTCTTTTTGCAAACGCACTCTATTTTCAAAAGTAAAGCGCATTACATGCCTTCTTTTGCCAAACAAATATTATTTTGTGACCAAGCGTTTGCGGCCTTTTTGACGGCGCGATGCTATGACGCTTCTGCCGCCGCGTGTGCTCATGCGCGCGCGGAAACCGCAGCGACGTACTCTCTTCAATTTCGATGGGCTGTATGTAGGATTCATGATGTCTCTGTTAAAATAAATAAAGTTAAAGCAAGCAAAGAAAATAAACTTTCGCGAATGTGTCAACTTATTTTTGAAAAATTTTTTTTTAACTTTGAAAAATCTTGTTTGAAATCCGCTTTTGTGCAAATATTAAAACTCCAATGGAAACTCTGTTCATAGACATAGGCTCAAATTCCATAAAATCGCTTCTTGCCGATTTTAAGGGCGGAAAGGTTGCCGCCATCGCCGACCGCTCCGAGCATAGCAGAATATCGTCGCCCGAAGGTTTGAAGCCCGACGCCGTTAAGATAATTGAAGACGCCGTAAGCTCCCTTTGCAAACGCTCGATGAAAAACAGCGAAAAATTCGATGTTTTCTGTTTCGGGACTTCCGCGCTGAGGGAGTCGAAAAACGCTGGAGAAGTTTTGGCTGAGCTTAAAAGCAGGGGAATTGAAATAAAGGTGCTTTCTGGAAAAGAGGAGGCGGAGCTTTCTTTTGAAGGCGCCATGGGAG
>OHQD01000056.1_pt1 | contig 1228 bp, 1 predicted proteins | sample 1578131 | NCBI WGS metagenome assembly OHQD01 (sample SAMEA3879527, study PRJEB24766) | human gut metagenome | biome: human-associated habitat; feature: feces | place: USA | collected 1985/1987
GGGTGTCAGGGAGCCGACGTGCCGCGTCAATTAGGCGGCAATAGCGTATTCTTCGCCATTTATAGTGTTTTTGACACATTTTTACAGAGCCAAGTGTCGTCTCTGGCGTGCAAGCATAAACTACGATTTTCAGTCGAATTCCAAAGACATCCCCTTGTTGTTCAACTTAAAATTTTGTTTATTATTTTGTAATCTTCGGAATTTTATTCGGATTATCAAGTAAAATTTTTAGATTTAAGGCATTCTTATTTTTTGCAATCTAAATTATTTCTATTGACTCATTCGATTGAGGCGGTTAGTTTTTATTGCGTTTAATCAAGGTAAATTTTTATGAATATTAAAATTGCACTATTTTCTTTGTCATCGCTTTTGCTTGCGGCGGGTTTTTTGCATGCGCAAAAGCAGGTATATCAATCTCAGTTCGAGCGTTCTGCCGTTGACGACAATAAGATGAAGTTAAACCGCGACAAGGAGCCGAAGATTGACGATTCTTTCAAGCCGCTTTTTAACGGCAAGAATTTGAACGGCTGGCATCAGGCGACGGGAACTGCCAAATTTTTTACAAAGGACGGGGAGATTATCGGAATTGGCAATAACGATAAAGATGTTCCCAATTCTTTTTTAGCGACAGACAAGACATACACGAATTTCATTTTGTCTCTCGAATTCAAGTGGGGTGAACATCTCGGCAATTCGGGTGTCATGATTTGCGCGGGGATAGACGGCAAGGGCTTGGTTGCGGGCCCTCAAATCGAGATAGAAACCAATCCCGAACGAGCATGGACGGGCGGAGTTTACGGGGAGAGGTGTGGCGCGTGGAAATATTCGCTTTCGCGCAAGGAGCATGACGCCGCCCGCGCCGCGGTTTCCGAATTCAGGGATTGGAACAGGATGACGATTATGTGCAGGGGCGACTCGATAAAAACATGGGTAAACGGCGTGCCCTGCGCGAATTTGGACTGGAACAATTCTTGGTTTGACGCTTCAAACGGCGGATTTATCGCCTTTCAGGTTCATGCGGGCGGCGTGAGTCGGATATTCATAAAAGATGTCAAAATCAAGGAGCTTAGATAATTTTTGGGATATGGGTAGAGGCATTAAAAAAATCTTGCCAAAAATACAAAAAAATCTTATTCTTTTCCCAAAATAATAAAAAATTAACAATGCTTACATTATCGGAAGAAATAGTTTTGCTTGCCATCGACGAACGCGCAGGGGCTCTTATGCT
>OHQD01000061.1_pt1 | contig 1218 bp, 2 predicted proteins | sample 1578131 | NCBI WGS metagenome assembly OHQD01 (sample SAMEA3879527, study PRJEB24766) | human gut metagenome | biome: human-associated habitat; feature: feces | place: USA | collected 1985/1987
TTTCCTTCTTTGCCCTCCTTTTTTTTATCCATTCCACAATCTTTGACGTAGAGCGTAGTTTTGACTGCAAATACGCGTCAAAACTCCATAAAGTGGTACAGTACAAGACTTATGACATGGAACCTGTCCGCCAATATCTTGGCATTCGGGTAGCATCTTCTAACTATACTTCGGTATCCGCTTGATAAAGTCCATGCACACTACTTTGACATTTCCCCTGCCTTTGTACGACATTAGCGTGCCTTCTATATCGATATGCCTCTTCCCTTTAATTACATCGTATACCCTGTGATGCGTTAAATCCGATATCGTCGTTGCAAACTTGTAGCCCTTATGTATGCTATGTTGCACTCGCTCGCTTGGTTTTGCTTCGCAAAATCCGCGCTGTTCTCGCCCTTCGGGTAAAACACTTCGTGTTTTATGCTTCCCAAAAGCTTGCTTCGCAACTTTTGTATTCATCAATACCAATGATTGACGGGCATTCATAGCTTAGTTGCTCCTTGACCTTTATATCAAACCGTTCGTGGATTACCCGCTCCACTGTGCTTTGCGATACCCTCAACCTTTTCGATATTTTCTTGTTCGTCGCCCCGTCAAGGTATTTGTCGATGATTTCATCCTTGGCGTTCTCGGACAACCGCTTGTTGCTTTTCAAACCGCGTATCGGCTCTCGAAACACACTTCCGCATTTCGGACACCGATATCGACGCGCCTTTATGACTACATCGTATATCCGCCCGTCTATCGACGCTACTTTAGCTTTCCGATAATAGTGGTCGCGAAATACAACCCCGTTATGCCCGCACCCGCGGCAAGACGGTATACCGTCTTGTTTGTATTCCAACCTCGCAAAAAAGTCTCGACCTTTTCGCCAACTTCGTATTACTCTATAAAAATTAAATAGCATTAGAGACATTGTAGGACTTTTGTCCTCTTTGCCTCCCTTTTTTTCTTCTTCTTTTTTCCTCATCCCAATATCTTTGACGATGAACGAATTTGTCTTGATGAATTTTATCGTTTTAATACCTTTTCTTATAGGATTTAATTAAGCTATTTGCGATAGATAAAAGGTATCAGAATGGATTTAAGCAGTAAGGTTTCAAATAAGGCGAATTTAATTTGGGCGATTGCCGACAAGATAACAGGAGTTTACAAACCGCACGAATACGGCAAAGTAATACTGCCCCTTACAGTCATAAAGCGTTTTGATTCTATTTT